>Ga0075808_113_pt1 | contig 25403 bp, 27 predicted proteins | sample RifGroC2_FD_68268 | JGI IMG/M metagenome (GOLD analysis project Ga0075808, IMG submission 68268) | Microgenomates (Collierbacteria) bacterium GW2011_GWC2_44_13
TATTTTTCTTAGCTTTATCAGATATTTTTTCGTATAGCTTGTCTGAAACTCTGGCGTTGAGAACTTTGTTGGTTGTCATATGTATACATTGTATGACAACGTATACATTACTGTCAATTACTCAAAATATTTTGTGCCTGCGAAGCAGGCACTTTGGCCGACAGGCCAAATGCTGTCTCAAGTCCTAAATATCAGCTAGTAAAATATTCTCCTAACTAGCTGATATTTTATGGCGAAATTGCTAATTTGAGCATATATTGAGACTGTTTCGTCCCAATCGCTGAATGCGAAGTTGGGACGAACATAAAGATGCGACAGCGAACGCTGGCGCTTGCTCGCAAGAGCAACCATCACGACCGAATCAGAATGGTGTGAGATTGCCACGGCTCGGAGCACCGAACCTCGCAATGATGATGAGGTCGGGATACATTATTAATCGCGCGCAAGTGGTTCCGCCTCCGCCAAAGGCGGACCGGCAGGGCAGGCGGTGGCGAACCGCGAGACACGAAGTGTTGATCGGTGAGCCAATAGATTAGTAATGGTCCCGAAAATAAGTTCGAATTTCGTTATAACAGACAACAGATTGAGATTTTCCGGCATCAGTCGGATATGTCGCCCGCGCGGATAGTTTATCCCCACACTTTTTGTATGATATCGCTTATTGAAAGTGAATACTCATAGCTTGAGACAATAACTGAAACTTTCTTGAGTTCATCAATGCCATTTGCTGGAGTCGCCGAAAGTCCGACCTCACGAGCCAAGCAGATATCATCCGAATCATTTCCGATAAAGACCGAGGACTCTAGAGATCTTCCCGTTAATTTTGATAACTCTTTTACCCCCTCCAATTTATTGCCTGATTCTGGGTGGATAAATACCGAATCAAGAAGTTCGTTTTGATGATAGATATTAATACGGGCATTGTTTTTTACAATCTCAATAATTTTTTTGCCGAAATAACTTGGAATATCTTTGAGCCAAATTGAAACGTAGTTATATTCACAATATTCATCTATTTTTGAGTAGTCGTTTACCGGCATATATGACTTCAAATTATCGAAGTAGTTTTCATTAACCATAAACTTGTCTCCCAACGAGTACCCTATTTTTATATTTCCTTCATGAGGTTTTACCATCTGAATAACTTCTCCGGAGAGCTGTGTTTCTAAGTACTCAGCTTTATGAACCTTTTTGTCTTTTGGTTCATAAATAAAGTTTCCATTTTCAAATACATGGATACCGTGGTCAGATATCTTTTTGACAAGATGTGACGCTAGTCCGTATGGGCGCGAAGTTACAAAGGATACCTGAATACCACGGGCGATGAGATCATTTATTGCTTCCCAAGTTTTCTGATCCGTATCATCCTCCTTGTTAAGCAAGACGCCATCAATATCGAGCAATAAAGCTTTGTATTTCATCTTTTATCGCTTTAACTTAGTAAAGATTGCGTTTAATTTATCCCTGTCTGCTCCTCCTCGAAGAATGTAAAATTTTGTACCGGATAAGACCAAACGATTGAATATTTCATCCACCTTTGGCTGACATGTAATTGGATCATAAGCTTGGGTGTTACTTGTTTCTCCTAAAAACAATGGGTTTAAGGCTTGATTCATTCTTCTTTTTGAAACTGCACCCCAAAAAAGCTGTCTTGATGCTTGCGGATCTGCTTCTACACAAGAATAATCAGCCAAGTTTGGGTCAATTTCTATGAAGCACCAATCTAATCTGGATGGATTCACGGGTAAGACCTGATATCCCGCTTCAATCACCCCTCTTGGAGTGACCACACTTACAGATTGACCAGTAATACTATCAACACCATTCCAATCTTCGAGATTGAAATTTACTCCATCAGTCTTTAACGTTTCTAATGATTTTCCCCTTATCGTGATCTGACTTGGAAACGGAAGCGCTTTAACCTCAGTGGCGTTATCTAAAATAGATAAAATAACTTCATCGTTTGACGAATATGCGAAGTTGGCGTTTTCTCTAGCACAACTTGCTAATATGGCGGTTGTTTTTCCTGAGTTATCACCGTTGTTAATGTGATGACTTAAGGCAGATATTACGAAGCTTGATGAATTGTCTAATGATGTCATCGACCCTGCGTGAAACACCAGAGCCTCCTGCTGGTTTACATATTTATTTAACAAATACGACTTAATAAAGGTAATTGCTCCGTATTCAGGATTTTGGCTTATTGAAATATGAGTTAACGGGGTATTGTCGGTTTTTGACATTAGAATATCCATGAATACACCTTTTAGACTGACAAATTTACCACCTTCAATCTCTCCGGCGATTAGAGCTGATGAGTTTTCTTGTAGAGATGATTTGCTTAATATATCTTCTGAAAGCTCAGTGTTGTCTGTACAAACGACTTCAATAGCCTCTTGGGTACTGTCCCTGAACTCATCTATCGAACCTTCTAAGACTCTGTCTACGTATTTAATCTGCGCTTCGGTGGCATAGATTCGAAACAATGACCCGCCCACAGATCTTTCGTACGGGTTACACTGGTTTATTTCCTTGTTTACTTCAAATTCCATATTTTTTTATTGGATAAATGTCTGCTTAAACCAGTTAGTTTTTGAAATAAAATCAGAGGTTAATAGATTTTTTATATATAGAATCCTGTCTGACGAACTATATTTACCAAAAATTAAATCTTTAGCGCAGGCTAATACCTTTATTAAAGATTGAGCAATGGCATAAATAAGCAATCTTATGGAATTAGGACTGAATCTTTCTGTGAATAATATGTATATCTGTGGGAAAAACTCTAGTATTAGCAATAGTAATTTTATTTGAAGATTAGGTATAAAAAATGAGGTGATCAGAAAAATTGGAAAATTGAAGGCTTGTTCCAAAACTGGCATACTTATTTTATTTTTTAGACATAAGGACATCAACCATGGATAGGCGACGGAATCGGCCATAACTTTTTGGAAAAAACTTCTGGTGTTTCGATGGTGGTGGTGAATACCCACCAATGCCGGTGAATAAGCAGTCTTTAGGCCACGATGTAATAGCTTTAGCTGAAATAAAACATCTTCTGCCGAAGTGTCTTTCTTTCCAAAATATTTTATTCCACCAATCTTCTCTATATCAATGACACAAAATCCTCCTGAAAAAGTTACATATCGGCTCTTGTCCGCTATGGACACCCTCTTATCCTTGAAATAAATATATTTTCTTCTCAGATCAAGAGCTTTATTCCAGTTTGACTGATTGTCGTTGGAATTATAACTACCTGAAATAGCCACAATGCCTTCAGAAAATAACTGATCCAGTTTCTTAAAATTTATTGATGTTATTTCAATGTCGGAATCGATGATAAACACTCTATTGGCTGATGCCAAGGCTAACCCTTTTTGCCTAGAAAAGCCAATCCCCATTCTAGCTTTGTTTACCAAAACCTTGTCGCAGAGTGGTTTGGCCATAGAAACAGTGGCATCCTCCGAATGATCATCCACCAGTATAATTTCGATATTCTTGCCACGAGACAGCTTTCTAATTGACTGGATAGTCTTTAGAATAGTATTTGAGGCGTTTCTACTGATAAGAAGAAACGTGAATTCAGGCATGGACAGCTTTGTTTTCATCCTATATAATTATACTACTAAACCATATGAAATCAATTTGCTTCGTACACAAGGACATTGGGGACATTGACCGAGGAGGAGTTTGCGTGCTTTTCAAGGCTATTATGGCTGGTTTGACGAGTAGCGGGTGGAGAGTAAGCTGTATTACCCAGAGGGAGTTTTCCATGCCTGGGATCAACATAGTTACCCTTCCAACTACCAAAGACCCTATTTTGTATTCAGAAATGGTTTCGGAGGTGGTTGAGAAGTTCAAACCTGACATTGTAGAGTGCTCTAACTGGAAATTTGAACTACTAGACTACTCAAAACGCCAAAGTAGGTTCGCAAGGGTGGTGGTGAGATCTGATCCGAGCGCCACAACCCTTTTCGGGATCGACTTGGATAATTTGGCTCAACTGGAAAAAGAACTGTGTCTAAATGCCGATATGGTTTTAGCCGTTAGTGAGTTTGCCAAAAAAGATATTATGAAAAAATACGGCCTCAAGGACGTCCGTGTAATCCACAACAGCATTGATACGAATACTTTAATTATTCCAGAATCAGTACGCATACCTGAATGTATTGCTCGAGACAAAATCAATGTTTTTTGGTGTGGAAAAACTACCCTAATGAAGGGCTTTGACCTATTAAAGGTACTAATTGCTGAATCTCCAAATGATATAAATTGGATTCTGAATATTGGAAATTCAATTGAAGAGGTATTGCGAGATGATCTAAAAAAAGAAAATGTCGTAATCCTTAACAACCTAGCGAGACAAGATCAAGTTAATATCTGGAAGAACTGCGATGTCTTTTTGTCAACCTCTAGAGTCGAGGGTTTTGGATTAGCATTAGCTGAAGCACTAGCACTTGGCTTGCCTGCGTTAGTAAACGAAGATTGTCAGGTATATAAAGAGTTTCAACCAAATGAAGCGATTGAGTATGTAGACCCAAGTAATGTTGAAAACATCCTAAGGAAAATAAAGGAATTGTCTAAATATAAAGTGAATTATGATAGGCTCAATGCGGAATTTCATAGGGAGCATATGATTGATGAAAGCTTAAAGGTATATGAAGAACTTCTAAAATGAAAATATTAATGATTTCCCCATCGAGCGGTGGCATTGATGTTTATGTAAATAGACTATCTGAGATACTGCGCGAACATAATATTTTAGTTGATATTGATGGATCGACAAAAGAAGAGTCGGCTTTTGATGTAGCAAAGAGGGAGTGGCTTTCATCAGATAGAGTCAAAGAGATCGTTTCTAAAATCGCCTCAAGAATTGATTTTGATAAATATGACTCAGTTATTTTTCATTATGGAAAGAATGATATTGAACAGTACCTACCTGTTGTGTTATCAAATATCGGAAAGAAAATAAATAATCCAATATATTTTACCCATTTTCTAAGCAGGAACTTATTTTCTCAATATCTCAAAGATGATAAAACTCAGAAAGAAGTGGAAAAGGCAGTATGTGAATTTTTCAAGTCCTACTTATTTTTTGGAACATTTGCTAGAAAGTATATGGAAAAACAATCCGGTAATTCTTTATCGGGGGTGGTTTCTTTTCTTCCCGAAACCCATTCTCATGAAATATTATCAGAAAGCGAAATCCGAGAATTCAAAAATACATTTAACCATTCTGAAAGCGTACCAACAGTGTATTTGCCTGGATTCCCTGCTAATTACAAAGATCATGAATTCCTAGTAAATTCACTAACTTATGTAAATAAAAAGATGAGATTGGTTATTGCGGGAAGAGGTTGGTATAAAAAGTTAGGCTTTGATAAAAAAATAATTGGAAAGGCTGAAATTTATGTAGTAGATAAATACTTAAATTCAAAAGAATATAAATATCTTTCTTCATATAGCGCATTTGGAATATTCCCGTATAGACAACCAGATGGAGATGAAATATTTCAGGGTTCTGGAACAATTCCAAACTTTATTTATGAAGGCAAGGCTTGTTTGGGGCTTAATGAAGCTTCGGTGCCAGAATACATAGGAAGTGGTGGAATTATTACTCTAACTGGTGATACAAAATTATTTGCGGAGGCCATAGATAAATTACTCGACCCTAAGATAAGAAGAATATATGAACTGGAATCAGAGAAGCGAAGAGATAAATTCTCTATAGAGACTCACGCCAAAGAGGTGATCTCTCTATTAAACTCAACAATTAAATAAATTATTCTTGGTCAGGGGTAAATTTGTCCTCTATGTGCCAAACCTTATCTCCTTTTTGCCAATCTCGTCTAAGTACCAGTACTTGACCGACTGATTTGAAATAGCCTTCAGCCTCCTCAAATTCCATATTAAGAAAAGACCTAAGAATTGTGGAGTTTATGGCGTTGTGACCGACAATTACAATTGATTTGTATAGATCAAACATGGGGTAAATAAAAGACATCGTTCTAGCTATTCCCATAGTTGTTGATTCTCTTCCTTTTCCGTCGTCACCGGCAAAATACTCACTCAAATTAATATTGGCGAATTGAGGTTTTTTGTTCTCGTTTATTATTTCTGCTGTTTTTATCGTTCGAATAAACAAACTTGAAAAAACTGCATCATATTCGAATTTGTTTACAAACTTACTGACTTGAGCTGCTTGCTTCAATCCCAACTCTGATAAAGGAGAATCGTTTCTTCTTGTACTACTATCACCAGAGGCTAATAGATCTGTCTGACAGTGTCTCGCTAAAATTATTTGTTCCATTGTTTGTATTTTATGTCTTTCTGTGTATCATAGCAACCAGAAATAGTTATTGTGCCTGCGGAGCAGGCACTTTGGCCTGAAGGCCAAATGCTGTCTCAATTCTGGAATATCAGATAGTAAAATCTTTTCCTAACTAGCTGATATTTTATGGCGAGTTTGAAATTCGAGCCATATATTGAGAACAGTTTCGCCACAATCACTGGATGTGAAGTTGTGGCGAACATAAAGATGCGACAGTGATAGCTGGCGCTTGCTCGAAAGAGCAATTATCCCGACCGCAGTCGGGATACATTATTAATCGCGCGCAAGGGTTTCCGCCTCCGCCAAAGGCGGACCGGCAGGGCTGGCGGTGGCGAACCGCGAGACATGAAGTGTTGATCGGTGAGCCAATAGATTAGTAATGGTCCCGAAAATAAGTTCGAATTTCGTTATAACAGACAACAGAAAAGGATTCCCTGCCCGTTTTTGGATAAAAGGTCAGATGCCAATTTTGGTGGCGATAAAGTAGGTGATGGCGGAAACGGTGGCGGAGAGAGTCATACCCCAGAGAAGGTCGATGATGGTAACCAGAAGCGGCCAGTCTTTGACAGTGGCCAAATTTGTGAGATCATATGTGGCGTAAGTCACGAGACCGAAAAATGCCCCAGCCAGAAGTGCTTGAGTCCATATCTTTTTATCAAGTGCAGGAGTGATTACAAAAAAGATCAATCCGGCAATAAAAATAAGATAAAAAAATCAGGGCGGCCAAGAGATTTGGATTCTTTGTCATTAAAAATCCGATCTGCTTGGCATAAAAATTCTTGGCAACTAAAGTCAGCCAAATCATATCGATTGCCAAAAATACAGGAAGGGCAATAAGATAGAGCTTGACGAACACCTTATTTATTTAAATAGGTAATGGTTAACTGCAAAATTGTGGCGAATGATACCCACAGCAGGTATGGAGTTTGGATATAGGTAACCCACTTGGCATGAGGATATATGGCAACCAGGGACCAGACCAGAGTGACCAAGACAAGAAGAATGTCGATAGCGGCAAACAAATTATTCTTTAATCCAAACTGCAAGGGAGTAAAGGCAAGGTTAAAAACAAGATTGAGGATAAAAGGTAGAACAACAATAAAAGCAATTTCTTTTTTCCAACCCATCAAGAACACTTTCCCAAAAGAAATAGCGATCAAAATATAAAGACAAGTCCACACCGGACCAAAAAGCCAACCTGGAGGCGACCAGGCAGGTTTGATAAGTGTTGAGTACCAAGTGTAGGAGTTGTTCATAATCTCTTGATATAAAGTATATATCAATAACTAATTTGGAAATAATCTACTATAAAGATTCGAAGGGGTATGGTGTCTCACACGGGGTATATGGAATAATATTTTTTGCTATACTTAAATTGTAAGTTTGTTTACAAATTAATAATATGAAAGGAATGGATTTATGAGTATTTTGGATATTATTATTTTGATCCTGATTATCTCTTGGTTGGGTGGGTTTTCGTTGAGGTTGGGTGGAGGACTGATTCATCTGTTGCTGGTGGTGGCGGTGATAGTATTTGTGGTCCGATTATTAAGTTAAACCAATATGGCTAAAAAAAGTAGCGAAAAAACAACGACGATTATTAATAATCCCTCCAGTGATTCGGGAGGAGGTATGGGAATGATGGTCGGACTAGTCATCTTGCTGGTTCTTGGATATCTACTGTGGGTATATGGACTGCCGGCGTTCAGAAATATGCAGGTGGGTACTCCTCAGATAAACATACCTAGTGAGATTGATGTAAATATCAACCAGACAAAATAGTTCCTCGTTGATCTAATCTACGGAATGCGTAGAGCCGTAACGACCAGTCTTTTGTCGTAACTTTTGGCTTTTTTGTCCCAGACACCATTGCACGTAACTAGAGAGAGTCTCCCTCCCTCATGTACTCCAAAGACGTCCTCGGTGTAATCAGAGTCATAAGTATGGATTTCACTGACCTTGAAGGCTACTTCATCACCGCTTACCTTTTGTAAAAATATTGTCTCGCCCACCTTTAATTTATTCAGCTCGGCAAAAACTCCGGGCTCGCCGTTTTCCTGGTTTAGATGACCGGAAATAACAGCACTACCGATACTGCCCGAAAGTATCTCCAGATCTAGCCAGCCAACTTCCAGGGGACTATCCGGAACTCCCACAGTCCCCTCTTGATCAAGCCAGACACTTTGGATAGAAGTGTTTACACGGATACTGGGTATTATGAGACGGACAGGAACACCTCCGAACCTCTCCGGAGTACTTACCCCCATAACAGTGTTGGTCAACTTGATCTGTTTCGTGTTCTCACTAATATATATTCGGCCACCAAACAAACCAAGAGATAAAAGAATAATAGGAGAAAACGCCAAGCAAAAGAAAAATAATAGAGAAAATTTTGGTTTCATTTGTGGAATCTGAGTTTGACTAAAGCTGAGATCAAAGTAAAATGGCTGGCTTCGTTCCCGGACCAAGACACTAGCCCGATACTGGAAATGGAAAAGGGTGCCGGTATTACCTATGTTAACCCTGTGGCTGCGGCACTTTTCCCTGAAATTGGCGATCTGAAGATGAGCCACCCTTATGTAAATGAGTCCGAGAAGTACTTTAGGGAGCTAAACGATACCGATAAAAGAGTGGAAAGAAGGGAAATGCAGATCAACGGTCGATGGTATCTACAAGATATAAAATTCATCAGCCCGGACAGACTGAGAATCTACGGTCACGATATTACGGATTTAAAAAATATCGAGTATAAATTGGCCTCCGGTAAGTCTTTCAATGATGCCATTCTCTCTTCGGTGGATGAGGCCGTGATTGTTTGTGACAAAGGGGGGAAGATAAATCTGTTCAATAAGATTGCGGAAAAATTAAGTGGGGTTTCCGCCATTGAAGCGATAGGAGTCCAGTACGATGAGATCTTGAAATTGGTAAGAGAAAGCGACGGAGCAATCTACTCTGAATTTGCCTCTAAGGTGATTGCCGAAAATAGAGTAATAAGACTGGAAAAACAAACTTTGCTGGTAAACAAAAACGGCACGAAAACGCCGGTGGCAGGCTCCGCTTCCCCAATTCCCGGCATTGGAGGGTCAGCTTATGGCTGCGTGTTTGCTATCTACGATGCCACTAGAGAACATGATATCGATAAAACAAAAACCGAGTTTGTTTCCTTGGCATCTCATCAGATGAGGACACCTCTGACGGCAATAAACTGGTACTCCGAGCTGCTGCAATCGGTAAAATACTTGGCATCGGTGGAAAAAAGAGGACAATTTGCACAGGAAATCAATCTTGCCAGTAAAAGAATGTCGGCTTTAGTAAATTCACTTCTCAACGTGTCCAGCCTGGAAATGGGAACTTTTACGATAGAACCAAAAATGGTAAATCCCGTTGAAATTGCTAAACTAAATCTGGAAACTCTAAGCTTACAAATTGAAAGCAAACATCTAACCTTAAAAGAAGAATATGACCCCAACGCAATTTCGTTTCCCGGAGACCCCGATCTTCTGGAAATAATATTTCAGAACCTGCTGACAAATGCCGTAAAATACACTCCCATTGGTGGTGATGTAACCATTGCGATAAAAAGAGAAAACGGCTTGTTAAACATTATTGTTTCGGATACAGGCGTGGGCATACCGCAAAAAGACCAAGACAAAATTTTTGGAAAGCTGTTCCGCTCCGACAATGTAAAAAGTATTGATCCCGGTGGATCAGGATTAGGGCTTTATATTATTCACGAAGTTGTAAAAAACTCCGGTGGAAGTATCAGGTTTGAGTCCGAGGAAGGGAAGGGAACTACTTTTTATGTGACGTTCCCCATGACCGGTATGGTGAAGAAAAGTGGAGGGAATAAACTGATTTCGGTAGACCATTCCATGAAACCCGAGCAGGGAGTTTTGCCAAACCCAATCTAACCTATAGCAGTTGACAGGATGGTAAATCCTGTTATAATGAGGCTATTATGATTACTTGCATCATCCTCCGCCATGTTCAAAACAAGGCGGAAACTACTATCGCAGAACTTTCTTAGGGACGAGGGGCTGATAACTCGGCTCATTAGGGCCTCGGGTATTTCGTGCAAAGATACAGTTTTGGATATTGGGGCCGGAAACGGCAATATTGCAGAAGCTTTACTATCTATTTCCAGGAAAGTGATAGCTATTGAAATAGACAAAGCGCTGGCTGTCCAAATGTCTAGACGGTTGGAGAACCATAAAGCTTTGGGGATTGTCTGTGGAGACTTTTTGGACTTTGACCTTCCCAAAGAACCATACAAGGTCTTTTCAAACATACCGTTTGCTATTACGGGAGAGATTGTGAAGAAGCTATTATTTTCGGATAATCCACCAGAGACCTGTGTTCTGATTGTCCAGAAAGAGGCTGCTCAAAAATTCGTGATTAATCCGAAAAAGCAGAGTATGCTCTCAATATTGTTTTATCCCTGGTTTGATATCACAGTCGGCCACGTTTTCGAAAGAACCGACTTTTACCCTACCCCCATTGTGAACACATGCCTCCTGAAAATTGTCAAAAGGCCAACTCCTCTGGTGCCTGACGGAGAAATGAATAAGTATCGTGACTTTGTGGTTTACAAATATACCAAATGCAGATCTGTTGGTGAATGGTCAGCGGTACGATGGATAAACACTTATACAAATGACGTACACTGTCGTGGATCTTTCGCTAAATGGCAAAGGGAACAAAGAAAACTGGTGAAGATACATAGAACGAGGACGGATAAAAAGTGGAAGCAGTTTAGCTAGTAAGGAAGCGTAGTGAGGACCTTATTTACAGTTCGGGGACTTGGTGAAACCTGCCTGAACAGCTTCCTGCTCCGTACATTACCAGTAGTTTTGGGTGTAAGATTGCTGATATGACGGAAAGGCAGGGAGAGGAAGAGTGGCCATTTAAAGTTGAGTTTTCCCCAAACTCGGACTGGTCAGATTTAACCTATACGGTTTTTTTTCAAAATCCACTATCTTCCACGGATAAAATTACGATTCAGGAAATAGTGTCAACTTGGGCGAATATCGGTGTCGAGAAAGGATACGGTGGATTTATGCACAGTTGGGAAATTGGCGAAACGTCTTGGACCAAAAAAGATACCACCTTTTCTTTTTGGGCTGATATGGGTAGCAGTGAACCAGAGAAAGCTATTGGTCCGGTTTTTGATAGCTTAGCTAATACCGGCATGGTAAAGAAAATTAAGATTAGCTAGCTGTTGACGAAATTATAGAAAGCTGGTATCTTTTCTCATTCTTTAACAAAGGAGATTATCGTGGCCGTTCCCAATGATCACAAATCGATTGCGACGAACTTACCGTTTTCCAAACTCGAGTCTGTACTCAATGCAATGGTGAATGAAACTGTTGTTTGGGATCCAAGAAAGACATCGCTAATTTTAGATGTATGCCGCGGCGAGTTTGAGTTCGAAGGTATGAGGTATTCCGTCGTAGAGACCGCCGAATGGATTACTTCAATACGCATAATGTAAACAGAATCAGAGACTGGTTGAACGCAGTCAAAAAAGTTACCACCTAATGGTGGTTCGCTGACCGAGAACGGTCTTTTTTTAGTATTTAATGGTCTCGGGGACTGAACCAACGAGACGGAAAGAGCCCGATTTGAAACTGGCTTCTTGGATGTTGGCTCCTCCTATTTGACTGATGCGGCGTTCGATCATGTCGCCAACCGCGACGGCGACCGGCTTGGTAATGGATTCCGGGACAGTCACTCTGCCGATCTGGAAAGTAGAAGGATTTATGGAGAGGGTGTTATTGGTCATTCCCCCAGTGCCTTTGACGTAAAAGGGTAGATCTCCCGCAACATACTGAACGTACTGTTTGCCCTGTTCGATGTCGGAGTCGGAGTAGCCGAGATTTTTGGCCAAGGAAATAGCTGTAGACACCTTAAGAAAACCGGAAGCTTCACCGGTGCCATCTGGATTAAACCTGATTTGTACGTTATGGAGAGGAAAGTGTTTGTCTCTTTCCTCCCAGACAGCGAAGATGGAAGTAACCTCAGCGCTGGATAGGGTGACATCTAGGCTGACCTTGCCCGTTCCGTTGGGAGTGCCGTATTTGGACTCGAAAGCAGTGACAAAGGCGGGATCGGCTTTGATACCCAGGTCAACCTGCTTGGCAAGATAACCAGAAAGAAAAGGCATAAACCCGAGATAACTCAAACCGGCAATTACTAAAATGACCAGAACAACTAAACCGATCAGTAGTTTTTTCATAAGTATTATTATCCAACTTCCTTATCAAGAAGACAAATGTAGCACAATGAGTTAGAATATTGATCTTGCACGTTTCCAAACCCAAAGAGGAGAATCCTATGTCAAGAGTATCTCAATTGTTAAAGAGTGCACACTCTGAAGGTGACAAGGTCCACACAGTAAGCCCGGGAACATTAATTGTTGAAGCAGCACGACTGTTACGGGACAAACAAATTGGCGCTTTGCCGGTACTGGAAGAAGGGCGGCTAGTGGGAATAATTTCGGAACGAGATATAACCTACAAGGTAACGGCTGAGGGGATTGATCCGAGAACCGTGACCGTGGCCAAGTTTATGGTCTCGGAGCCAGCTTACGTAACGCCTTTCAGCGACATTATGGACTGTATGCAACTGATGAAAACGAAGAAGTCCAGACATATGCCGGTACTGGACGAAGGCAAACTGGTGGGAATTGTTTCGCTCAGGGACATATTCCACATGCTTTGGAAGAATCAAGAACTTTTGGCTATGCAGATGGAGTCCTATATTTTGGGAGCCCGATAAGAAACGAAACAACCAGCCGATAACCGGCTGGTTTTTTTGTGGCTGGTAAAATAGCAGAATGCGAAAAATCGCCACCAAATATTCGGATTTTCATTTTTTCGTCTCAGGTGATAGCCCAAAACTATTAATACATTCCGGTACTCACGGGGATGAGTCGGAGGTGACTGAATATGTAACAATGGCTCTCCAGAAATACAGTAAGGAGTTACCTGATTTTATATTTGTGCCCGAGGTGTCCCCTTCGGCCGTGAAACGGGGTACTAGGAATAATTACCTTAATCATGATATGAACAGAAAGTTTTTTTCTGACTCGAATGACCCAGAAGTGAGGGCCAATATTGAGGTGATGATGGGGAATAAGTTTGATTTGTTTATATCGTTTCATGAAGATCCGAGTGGACCGGACTACTATCTTTATGATGTGGCGTATAGAAAAGCGACCAACGAACGGGTACTAATACACAATCAGTTGCTGAAACGGCACGGGGTAGGTTTGCTCAATGGAGTTGATGATCCCGAAGATGAAAGTTTGGGATATGTATTTAGCGAGGGGTACCACAAACTTGATTTCCAACAAAGTAGCCTGGACGACGGCACCATTTCGGCTTGGGTGCTGAATCGACACATTGCGGATGAATATTTGCTGCCAGAAATACCTGGCAAGGCGGACTTGAAAACAAAGAGGTTTATCGTGGAATCTTTTTTTACCGAGGTGGTGCTCAAGCTGTTTGAGTAATGGGCCTGGAATAACATATCTCGGGAGTGATAAACCGATGAAAATAAGTCATAATGAAAGTTGCAATGCCAGGATTATATGGGCATATATTGACGTATGACATCTAAGATAAGGGCGTATTTTTTAGAACCACATTTTCATTTTAATAGGATTCAGTTTAACCTGATTACTTTGGTACTGGTTTCCATTGGTTTTGCGACGGGATCGTACTTTACTCTTCGAGGCATTGTTTCGATCTTTGCGGCCACGTCTCCCTGGACTCAAACTAGTTGGGTGGGAGGAGACAGTCCGTCTCTCGCTACTGGAACAGTGACGACTTGGTCGGCTTTGAGTGGCACAGAGGCAACAGCTAGTGCGGGACGGATCAGCTTGGTTGCCACATCAGGATGGTCTGCAAGCTATGCAGAATGGTTATACCGCCAAAATATATCTATTTCTAACTCTGGCTCAACACTAACCAACTATCAGATCCCCGTAATAGTAAACACCCAAACGTTGATCTCTGCTGGCAAACTTCAAAGTAGCTGTCAGGATTTGCGCTTTGCTAGCTCCAGTGGAACTGCATTACCTTATTGGGTTGAAACAGGATGTAACTCAACATCAACAACTGTATGGGTAAAAGTCAGCAGTGTCGCCTCAGGAAGCAGTACTATCTATATGTACTATGGAAGCTCAGGTGCAGCGGCCGGCAGTAGTGGCACCAATACATTCACCTTTTTTGATACTTTTGATAGCTTTAACACTAGCACTTGGACAACGACCGGAACACAGGTGGTTACCTCAAGTGAAATAACCGTGAGTACCGGTGCAGTATATTCGAATGCCGCGGCTGGAACGCAGCCTAACACAATAGTCGAGGCTAAAGTGAAATGGAACACTGTAACGGGATCTTATTCCGGGTTGGCGATTTCCGGTGATCAAACTATCTCCGGGGGTAATAGCGGAAGTGATAAATTAGCCATGTTAATTACCAATCCAGGAAGTACAACTATCTTGTCATACGGTGCCGATGGTAGCTCTGCCAGCTATAACATTAATAGCGGTAGCTCCCAGTTTACAACCAGTGTGGGAACTTCACAGATAATTGGAATGGCAGTAACTGGTTCTCAGGAGATTTTTTATAAAGACCGAGCGATTACAAACTCCTATTCCGGAGCTTGGACTGGAAATTATTTTATCTCACTTGGTTTTTTCACTGGGTCTGCGGCAGGAGCGACCGATATCGAAGATATAGCCATAGACTGGATTCTAGCCAGACAATACACAGTCTCCGCCCCAACGGTGGGATCCCCGTCAACAGAAGAAACATCCTATACGGCTTCGGGATCCTTAACGTCTACTGTTTTTGACGCTGGATTTGCAGCGGATTGGGGGACGCTGACATATACCGCCTCGGCTTCGGGAGTGACGGTAAAAGTAAGGACGAGTAGTAACTCTGACATGTCCGGAGCAACGGCTTGGGGATCTTGTTCCGGTATTGCTACCTCTACCGACCTATCCGCTAGTGGCTGTGTGACAGACCAACATCGATATTTGCAGTACCAGGTTACTTTGGCTATTCAAGGAGCCCTATCACCCGAGTTTTATGACATCTCGATTCCTTTCACGGCTTCTGACCAAGTAAAGCCAGATGTAAATGCAACAGCTGTCGCCATTACCGGAGTAACTAGTGGAGCTTGGTCTAAAAATGAACCCACTATTACCTGGACTGCTGGGTCGGACAACGCTGGAGGTATTGGTCTGGCTGGGTATTGTGTCTCTTTGGATGAAGCTACAATTGGGGTAAGTAGTAGTCTGGATCCAGAGACTTCGGCGGGCAAACTAAACGGAATTGATGACGGCGTAACTAACAACGCCACTTGTGGATATATTGCTACGGGTACTTCACTAAACCTAGCTTCTGTCGCCGGCCTGACTCTCACTTCTAACAAACAATACTATTTTTCGATTAAAGCGGTGGATTCGGCCGGAAACGTCTACACGGGAACGTCTGGAAATTACCAAGACCTGGTTTCTTTTAAATACGATGATACAGCTCCAACCAATGTGACGTACATTACTGCCCCTTCCGGAAACTTGTCAAATGTAACTGATATGTTCTTTGGCTGGCCCACGACCGGGGTGGGAGTGGCGACTGACTCAGCTTCGCAAGTCCTTGGATGGCAGTATCAGATTAATTCCAGTAGTGGGACGTGGCATGGAACGACTGTAGACTCAGCGCTTGGACTAGACTATATCCCAGCTACAGCTTCGGCGTACTATCTAGTAGCATCCAGAGACGAAGGTGCGATTGTGAATGGATCCAACATTATCTACTTTAGAACTGTAGACAACGCAGGAAATCTATCCTCTGCGTCGACTTACAGAACAGCATCTCTCTCATACGGTGGAGCAGCACCATCCTTTACATCTTCGTGCGATGCTACCGATTCCGTCACCGTAACGCCATCATCTTCGGATACTAATTCCTTTGCCCTCTCTTGGCCGACAGCGAGTCCGTCCGGATCAAATACGGTAGGTAGTTATTACTACATGATTAACACTTCACCTCCAACATCACTAACAACGCTACAAGGAAACAGCTCAACATATATTGACAACGACTTAGTCAGAACCGTAGCGACAGCGGCGTTACCAAACGTAAACAAAGGCGCCAACACTCTATATGTAGTAGCCATAGATGATGCGACTACCCCAAACTACTCTTCGAGTAACTGTATCAAGGGGGTCTTCACTTTAAACTCCACTGATCCTGACAATGTGGGAAACGTAGTGGCTTCTGACTCTTCAATTAAGGCATCGGAGCAGTGGAATGTAACTCTTACCTGGACGGCTCCAACATACCAAGGAGCAGGAAACTTAACCTACTTAGTCAAAAGATCGACAGACAACTCTACTTTTACTCAAGTAGGAACAACAACCGGACTATCATACGTAGACAGCACACCGACAAGTTCCATCTATTATTACAAGGTATATACCCAAGACGGGGCTGATGCTTTGTCATCCGGTACCAATGCTGTCTCGATCACTCCAACCGGTAAGTGGACGAGCGCGCCTTCGCTAGATACCCAACCCTCTGCATCTTCCATCACCACCAAGAAAGCGACCATTACCTGGGGAACTAGCCGATCGTCTGACTCGAAGATACAGTATGGGACAACGAGCGGATCTTACGGCTCTGACGAAGTGTCTAACTCATCTCAGGTTTCTAGTCACACTGTGAACCTCACCAACCTAAAAGCCGGGAGGAGAAGAGCTTTACGACTGCGGCAGCGCCAAACATAAAGGAAGCCAAAGCCACCTCAATTAGCTTATCGTCAGCCATAATTCAATTCACTTCAACTGCCGCTTCAAGTGCAAAAATTTATTATGGCATTAGCACTGCGTTTGGCGGAACGACTACCACAAGTACAGGAACTGGGGAGTCGACGTATAACGTTTTGCTGAGCGATCTAAATGACGGCACCAAGTACTACTACAAGATTAATACTTTTGACTCAGATGGAAATGAGTATGAAGGCAATGTCTACTCGTTTGAAACCCTCCCCCGCCCCAAGATATCCAGTGTGCGTATCCAGCAAGTGGCCAATACAGCCCAGTCAACCTTGTTAATTACTTGGACAACCAATACTGAGGTATCCTCGGTAGTCTCTTTCTACCCCAGTGGTCGACCTGCCGAGATTCGTGACGAAGTGAATGTGGCTCTGACTAAGGGAGAACATCGAATGATCATCCGTAGTCTTCTGCCTCAAACTGACTACGTCTTGGTAGTAAAAGGGAGAGACAAGGCCGGAAACGAAGCAACTTCTGACACTCAAAGGGTAACCACAGCCACAGACACTCGACCACCACAAGTGAGTGACCTTCGGGTAGAGGGTACCAATGTCCAGACTAGTTCTTCATCTACCCAACAAGAATCGACAGCTCAACTACTAGTCTCGTGGAATACGGACGAACCAGCTACCTCTCAAGTGGAGTTTGGTGAAGGAACGGGAGCAAACTATGCCCAGAAGACTCAAGAGGATGCAAACCTAACACTTAATCACTTAGTAATCATTTCTTCACTGACACCATCTAAGGTCTACCACCTAAGATCCCTCTCTAGAGACAAGGTGGGAAATCTAGGCAACTCAATTGATACAGTGACCATCACTCCAAAGGCAACAGAAAATGCTTTTAATCTGGTAGTTACCAATCTTAGAGAAGCCTTTGGCTTCTTGGGAGGGATGTAGCTATAATGAAATGACAAACTAGGGGCAATAGACATGGATACTAAAAATAACATAATTAGAGTTGATAACGTCTCTAAAGCATATTTTGTGGGAGGGGTGGACATCCCGGTACTAAAAAATATTTCTTTTGAAGTCAAGTCCGGGGACTTTGTGATTATTTTTGGACCCTCTGGATGTGGCAAATCCACGTTATTACACGCACTTCTAGGTCTTGAGGGTCCCAATACAGGATCGGTCACCTTTTTTGGAGAAAATCTTTACAACCTGCCAACTGAGGATGACCGGAGTCAGTTTCGAAAAATCCACATTGGCATGGTTTACCAACAGCCAAACTGGATAAAAGCTTTATCTGTGATTGATAACCTGGTTTTTCCCCAGCTCTTGCTCGGAAAAACACGAGATGAAGGTTTGTCGAAAGCGACCGAACTACTTCAAACAATAGAGATGCTCGAGTGGGCTCACTATATGCCATCCGAACTGTCTGGAGGACAGCAGCAGAGAATTGCTCTCATCAGAGCCATGGTCACTGATCCTGAGGTAATCATTGCAGACGAGCCGACGGGCAACTTGGATTTTGTTTCCGGACAGTCCCTCATGAAGCTCCTGCAAGAATTGAATACCAAACAAAACAAGACGATAATTATGGTGACTCACGACTTGGAGTATCTTAAGTTCGCTAAAACAGCCATCAGTATTTTCGACGGACAAATAGTCGATATTTACGATGAAAAAAATAAGGACCGTCTCACACGGGACATGAAAAACAAACGTGGCTACGAAACGGCCTAATACAAAGCAATTTAATGAATAATCTATTATCAAAAATCTCAATTATTTTGGACTTTAGGACTTTAAGGCCGAAGATTAAGTGGCTTGGCTTGGAGGTGCTTTCACGGCTCAACTTTGTAGCCTTACTCCTGTTTTATGTCCTAGGGGTAAGTGTGACGGCCATTATAAGACTTCGCTGGTTCCCAAAACAACTAAAGGACAGCTTAATGAAGCCCTTTTACGAACAACAGATAAAAACACTGGCTTTCTTTGACCGGAGGGACTTTACCAGCATCTCAAGAGTCGCTCTGATAGAACTAGCCTTCCAAAATATGAAGGCCAAAAAAACTAGAACCATGATCACCGTTGGAGGGATGGCTATCGGAATCGGGGCGATAGTGTTCTTGGTGTCGGTGGGATATGGACTAGAACACATGGTAGTATCCCGAGTGGCTAGGCTAGATGAAATGAAGCAGACAGATGTAACTTCCCAGACGGGAAGTATTGCTAAAATAAACGACAAGACATTAGCTGATTTTTCAGGTGTGGCGAGTGTAACTTCCGTTTTGCCCCTCATTGCTGTGGTCGGAAGAGTGAATTATCAAAACTCGATTTCTGATATGGCAGTTTATGGGGTGACAACTGAGTACTTAACACAGTCGGCCATAAAACCAGTGGAAGGCAAAATATTTGAGAGCAATGAACTGGTAGCTAAGTTGCAAGAGGCCGAAGGTCAGGTGGCAGGAGTATCTACAGATCGAGACTTTGCTTACTATGGTATGGAGATTCAAGACGTTAATTATTCTTTGCCAGAGGGCGTATGGATCAGGATTCGGGAAAAACCGGATAAAACTAGTAACATCATCGGATACTCTAAAAGAGTTGAGGGTAGTCCATCTGGGGAAGAAGTTTGGGGGTCGCAGTATGCCTCGGAAGACAATCGAGGTGAAGCTGGAGTGGACGAAAATGGAGCAACTTTGGGCAAATGGGTAAAGGCTAGCCTGCCTCTATGGAAAAAAGAGAAGTGTAGTGTCGTAGAGCAACCTGACTGTACTGATGGTGGATACTTGGTGTCTCGTGATGCAAGCGGTCTACAAGAAATAAGAACTGGCTATTTTGCTCCTTTAGCGGACACAATAGTGACCAGTATAGGTATCAAAGAGGGAAGTGTCCTGGCTCTAACAACCGACACTACTACAAGTGCAACCGGAGTAAACGGAGCTCTTGGCTGGGTAGAGATTGCGAGTGAGGCGGGAGTGATCAGTACCGCTGAAGTTAAAAAGATTGATCTAGGAGCAAGTGCGCTTAAACAAGCAGTCGTGAATAGATCGATGCTTAAAGTCCTGGGGCTCAAAGAATCAGAAGCGGTGGGGAAAGTGTTTACAGTCTCGTTTGTGGTAGTCGGAGATCTCCTAGACGATCCAAAAGAAAAAGTGGAGTCCTCTCCGGCAGAATTTAAGATCGTGGGAGTAGTTCCCGACGAAAAATCGCCGGTCTTTTACGTACCTTTTGTAGACCTTAGAACTTTGGGGATAACAAATTACTCTCAAGTGAAGGTGGTGGTGAAAGACCAAAGTGCTTTAGATAAAGTAAGACGCCAGATAGAAGGACTTGGATACTCTACTAGGAGTGTAGCCGACACAGTGTCACAAATTACTAGCTTATTTGGGACGGTAAGGGTGGTGCTTGGGATTCTAGGTATGGTGGCACTAGCAGTTGCCTCTTTGGGAATGTTTAACACGCTGACAGTATCTCTTTTGGAAAGAACACGAGAGGTCGGACTAATGAAAGCAATGGGGATGAAGTCGACTGAGGTTCAAGAACTATTTCTGACTGAATCGATGATGATGGGATTTTTTGGAGGCGTCTTAGGAATATTCCTTGGCTATATGGCGGGTAAAGTTCTTGGGCTACTCCTTTCTACTTTCGCAATATTTAAGGGAGTAGGGTATATAAACATCTCCTTTTTACCCATTACCTTTGTCTTGGTCATCATCTTACTCTCTTTCATTGTAGGCATGGTGACCGGTATTTATCCGGCTAGACGAGCTACCAAAATATCGGCTTTGAATGCACTAAGGTATGAGTAGTACAAATAGGTCTTTTTTTGTCTATATGCTGAGAACTTCAGCAAATACCTTATATGTCGGGCAGACGAACAATCTGGAACGAAGACTGAGGGAGCATGAGGGCAAGACGAGTAAGTCAGCCAAGTATATTCGATGTTTTGAAAGTGCAAAGCTTGTTTATTCAGAGGAACAACCGACCAGAGGCGAGGCGATGAGGAGGGAAAGAGAACTGAGAACTTGGACAAAAGAGAAAAAAGAAAAGCTAGTGGCCGGAAAATTGTTTTGAGGGTTGTGTTTTGCTCATTTGGGACTTAGGATTTTTCTATGGATCTGAAGAGCAGAATTGTAGTATTTATCGGACCCGAAGGATCCGACAAGACAACGATGGCAACCATGCTCTCAAAGCAATCAAGGCTACCGAGAATCACCACGGGAGACATTATTCGAGACTTGGCCAAAAATGATACCGGGCCACTGGGGGAAGAATGCAGAACGATGTTCGCGGCGAAAGGATATCTGTCCGGAGAGTCACTCTTGAAAATCCTGGTTCAGCGCTTTTGCCAGGATGATGTAACAGAAGGTCTAATATTGGACGGAGGAATGCGAACCCTACAAGAAACCAGAGCCTTTAGATCGGTTCTGGACCAAGCTAACTTGAAGCTGCCATTGACGGTGATACATTTACAAATCCCCTACTGGACAAGTTACTTGCGACTAGTGTTCGGGAAGAATGCCAGAAAAAGACCAGACGACACTCTCTCGGGAGTTTTTGGCCGTCTATCCAAGTTTCACTTTCAACTCCACGACAGGATATCCGTTATTCAGGAGCAACCGGACTGGGAACTACGGTCGGTGAATGCCAACAAAGAGATTGAGGAGGTATACCAAGAGGTCTTGCGTTGGATGATCTAATCGTGTATGCTATACACTATCAAGAAGGTAAGCAACAATAAATGAAAGAGGTAGCTGTATTACTAGGTAGATTTTCCCCGTTTCATAAAGGTCATCAGGCTCAGGTAGATTTGATGATCACAGAAAGAGGTTTGGAAAACTGCATGATAATAATAGGCTCATCGAACTCATGTAACCAGAGAACTCCCTTTTCTTACGAACAGAGACGAGAGATCATTAAACAGATTTACCCGGCGATGAGGATTGTCCCCTTGCCGGACATAAACCCCAAGCTGGTTTATTTTGACGGTAGCACGAATGATCAGTGGTTGGCGGAAATAAAAAAGTTGGAAAACAACATGGCAGTGCGGTTTGTCTTCTATGGAGGTAGCAATGAAGATCTGGCCGTACTGGCGACGAAGTTTATGACAAAGATCGCGGCCAGCCGGTACGGTGATCCAAGGATAAGATCCGCCACCGAGGTAAGAAAAGCTTTAGAGAATCACGAATACGAAAGTCTCAAACAGCTACTAGACACAAGAACCATCCCGGTGGTCATCAAGTACTACGACAATTTCGTAAAGTCACAGCTTGACCAGGTAGTGGAGTGAGAACGGGTACGGAAAGCCGACCTGGAAATGATGATAAACTGGAAATGTGAACCTTCATCCAATACTCGTTCATTTTCCGATTGCTCTCTTGACCTTGTATAGTTTGGGCGAGTTTGTAAGATCTAAAAGAGTGTTGAGCCTAAGCTATTGGTTCTATGTTAAGGCCATAATGCTGGTGATCGGATTTCTGGCAACGATCCCCACCATTTTGTTTGGAAAGCTGATAGCCGACTCGTTTCCGGAGCGCATAGTACGAGTGCATTCCACATTTGCACAGACTACCGCCATAGTTTATGGTCTGATAGCATTATCGTATTTAATAACATGGATTGATAAAGATATTTACTCAATGACAAAAAGGTCTGACTGGTGGGGATATATTTCTGAACTGAACAAAAATATTTTTCGACCAAGGACGCTCGTTCTGCTGGCCTTGACCGGCTTGATATTACTGACAATTACCGGAGCTTTGGGAGGGATAATGGCTTTTGGACCAGGAGTGGACCCTCTGACCCAGTTGGTTAATGATTTGTTTTTTGGAAAATGAATCTCATTAAGAATTATTCAACCATAGCTACGTCCGAGAGGAGAAAGACTGCCTTAAGAATCCTAGAGGCAGGGCTGGAGGCAATCCAACCGGAGAAAGTGCTCCACGAGAAAATCCATCTGGAAGATGGCGTGTTGAGAGTAGCTAATAAAAGAATTAAGCTGTCAAAATTTGAAAGAGTATTTTTGATCGGATTTGGCAAGGGTTCGGCCGAAGTCTCGAGCTCCATCGAGAGCCAACTTGGAGTCTCACTTACCAAAGGCTGGGTGATTGACACGGTATCAAAAAAATTCAAGAGGACTTTCTTTACACTTGGCACCCATCCTCTACCATCTGAAGAGAACGTAGCTTTTACGGAAAAGGTGCTGGAAGAAACCGTGGGTATGACGAAAAAGGACTTGGTGCTGGTGGTAGTTTGCGGTGGAGGATCGGCTTTGTTTGAAGCCCCCCATTCTCTACCAATGGGAAAGCTGCGGGAAGTATCCGCCAAACTAATCAACTCCGGAGCGACTATCTCCGAAATCAATGTGGTCCGCAGACATCTGTCCAAGGTTAAAGGTGGCGGCTTGGCCAAACATCTCTTCCCGGCGAGGATAGTAAACTTGATATTCTCAGATGTACCCGGAAATGATTTGTCGGTGATCGCTTCCGGGCCTACAGTTCGAGACAGTTCGACAATCAAAAAGGCCCTCAGTATCTTAGACAAATATGAAATAAGCCGATCTGATATACCCGAAGCGTCATTGACGGAGTTACCCAAAGAGGCAGAGTACTTTGAAAATGTCGACACAATTATCCTGCTCAGCAACATGACCGCCCTGGAAGCAATGAATAAAGAAGCTAGAAGTCTGGGCTTGAAGAGTTTTATTTTTTCCGACAGAATCCAAGGAGATGCCAGGAAAATGGGTAAGAAACTGATGGTACAGACACCGCCCGGCAAAATACTACTGGCCGGAGGAGAAACCACCATAAAAGTGGTAGGAAGCGGCAAGGGGGGTAGAAACCAAGCGCTAGTCCTGGCTAGTTTGCCGATAGAGGATGATACACTGATAGTATCGTTTGATTCTGACGGAATCGACTATTATCATTTCGGAGGAGCTATTGCGGACAAACATACTTGGGAAAAGGCCAAGAAGCAAAACATAGATCCCCAAGAGTTTCTAAAAAATGATGACAGTTCGAGTTTTTTTGAGCAAGTTGACGACGGAATCTTAACAGATAAATTAGGGTCAAATGTAACGGACCTGATTATGATATTAAAAATATGATTGTCGATAACCTAGACGTCGATCTGACGCAAGAAAAACTTTTAGATCTGCAGGAAAAGGCTGTCAAAGCCAGGGAGCTCGTCATAGAAACACTGCTGGAAGCCAAGTCGGGGCATAGCGCCGGACCACTTGGGATGGCGGATATTTTTGTAGCGCTTTACTTCCATATCTTGAACCATGACCCCAAGGACCCCCACAAGCCGGATAGAGACAGGCTGATTCTTAGCAACGGGCATATCTGTCCCATTCGCTACGTGGTGATGGCGATGGCCGGATACTTCCCAATTGAAGAACTGAAGACATTAAGAAAATTGAACTCCAGACTGCAGGGGCACCCGCACCGGACAGCCTTGGATGGTGTAGAAACGACGTCCGGACCATTGGGTGAGGGTATCTCGCAAGCGATTGGCTATGCTCTGGCCGCTAAACTGGACAACAAAGATCACTATATCTATTGTATTACTTCCGATGGCGAACACCAAGAAGGAAACACCTGGGAAGCAATCATGTTTGCAGGGAAAAATAAAATAAATAACATGACGGTGATCATAGACCGAAATAATATCCAGATCGATGGCTTTACCGAGGACATAATGCCTCTTGAGCCATTACGGGAAAAATATGAAGCGTTTGGGTGGCACGTCTTGGAGGTAGATGGGAATAATATCCGAACTTTTGTAGATGCAGTCCGTGAAGCAAAGGCGATTTTTAACAAACCAACGGTGATTATCGCTCACACCATACCGGGAAAAGGCGTAAGCTTCATGGAAAATAACTATCTCTGGCACGGAGCGCCACCGGATGTCGGTGAGGTAGCCGGCTCGCCGGCAAAAGGTGATCAGGCAAAAACCGCACTGGCAGACCTAAGGACGTTACAAGGAAAAATAGAAAGTGAACATCAATAAAGAAAATGCTTAACCCAGCCCTAAAACTAAATCCAACAATGTTCGAGGAGGCGGCCGAGATGAAAGCCACCAGAGACGGCTTTGGAACCGGACTGGTATATTTGGGGGAAACTAACCCGGCGGTGGTTGTTTTGACGGCTGATCTCAATGAGTCCACCAGAACAGAAGAGTTTTCCAAGAAATTTCCGGAGAGATTTTTTGAGTGCGGAGTGGCCGAGCAAAACATGGCGGCGATGGCGGCCGGCCTAGGTGTCAGTAAAAAAAT
>Ga0075808_115_pt1 | contig 5854 bp, 5 predicted proteins | sample RifGroC2_FD_68268 | JGI IMG/M metagenome (GOLD analysis project Ga0075808, IMG submission 68268) | Microgenomates (Collierbacteria) bacterium GW2011_GWC2_44_13
TTATGAGGCCAAAGTGATTAAGTTCTTAGGGATTAATGACAATCCTCGTCGTCCCCACGAATTAAACCGCCAAAATGTGGATCTAATTTATTTAGTAAAATCTTTAAAGAAAATCGGCAATCACGATCACGAAATTTCTACAGTAAAATGGTTTGCTTTAGATAAAGCTGAATTCTAATCTGAATCCGAACACTTTGGTAATTTAAGACATTGTAGTTCTTCTAAGATAGCTTCGCTAGGGGTCTGGTATTTAAGACACTTTCTGGGCCGGTCATTAATCTCGTCAATAATGGCGTCAAGCTCAACTTGGGAAACGGTAGTTAAGTCAGTTTTCTTGGGAATATATCTTCTTAAAACACCGTTGTGGTTTTCATTTGAGCCTTTTTGCCAGGCAGAGTTGGGATCACAGAAGTAGGTTTTTAGGTTTAACTGTTTGGCCAGTCGTTCATGGTTGTAGTTCTCTTTGCCGTTGTCAAAAGTGACGCTCTTTCTGGCCCGGGGCGGGAAGGAAACCAAAATGTCTCTTTGTGCCCGTACGCCGTATTCTGAATCAATATTGACAATTAACTTGGCTTGGTAATACCGGGTTTTTCTTTCCAGTAAAGTCACGATCCCTCTTTTATGAGCTTTACCCTCGACTGTATCTGCCTCCCAGTGGCCGAAAGCTTTCCGGGAGTTAATTACCCCTGGCCGTTCATCAATACTGACCCGATTGGCAATCCCTCTCCGGTAAACATACCGGCCGTGCCAGGCCCTTCTTTTAAAGTGATGCCTGACCAGAAATTCTGCCAGATTTTTACTTTTAACTTGGGGGCTGTAGATATACCGGTAAATGGTTTCGTGGCAGATGACGGTCTTACCGCCGTTATCCCGTTTTAATCTACCGGCGATTTGTTCCGGACTCCAGCCTGACCTTAGTTTTTCCACCGCGTAACCGTAGGTATCCGGACTTTTGAGGGGATTTAACCGGCGGCTATTAATATTCCTTTCCCGGCTTTTTTGGTGAGCGGTAATGGACCGGTACTCACCGTTAACACTATTCCTTTTAACTTCGTCGCTGATTGAAGAGACACTTCTTTGTAGTTCCCCGGCAATTTGGCGCAGGCTTAAACCGGCGGCCAAAGACACGGCAATTTGATCTCTTTCCGGGGCAGTTAACTTAGGTTTTTTATTCATATCCGAACATTGTACTGTTCGGATTCGTTTTAGAACTTACTAATTAACAATTTCTTTTTTTCTATTTCTCTTAATGTGCCGCGGGTTATGCGACGTTTTGAGAAATTTTAGCATAAAATTTCGAAAAATGTCTGTATAACCCGCAGTTGTGCGATGTCGCGACCGAAGGGAGCGACGAAGCACAACAAGGGCTTTAGCCCGCGGCACATTGTGCGGAAACGAGCCCGCAAGGCGAGAGCGACCGAAGGGAGCGATTTCCGCACAACTAGTGTTTATGCGACTTATTATACTGATAAGACTGCAAGATTGTAGATTATGCAAACTTCTGTTATTATCAGGTTATGCTAGATATTCTTGAGAAAACCGAGCGGATATTTCGATTACGCAATTATAGCCCCCAAACACGTAAGGCATACCTACTCTACATAAAAGAGTATATCACTTTTTCAAGAGAAAAGGAATTGAAGGATAAACAGGTAACTATTCAGAGTTCTTGACAAATTTGCATCAAACCGTGTCAATTTGTTAAACTCTTCTCATGTTTGATCTCTTGTCTGCTCCAAGAAGAGAACTTCTAAAACTCGTCTATGAACTGATAGAGGAAAACCAAACCCTGAAGATCAGATTAGCCGAACTTCAAGAAAAACTGAAAATCAAAGATGAGGGCGGGGGAAAACCGAGTGTTCCGCCTTTTGTTAAATCATCTGTTAAAAAGAAGCGGAAAAGGGTTAGAGCCAAAAGACAGACGGGATATTCCAGAAAACTTGATGAGCCGACAAGCCACGAATTCCATTCATATGAAGCCTGTCCCGACTGCGGCGGGAACCTGGGCAAACCCTCTGTCTGCTACAAGCGGCAGGTTATTGATATCCCCAAGGCGGATTTCACTGTTACCCAGCACACCGTTTTTAAAAGATGGTGTTTTAATTGCCGGAAAAGAGTCTCTCCGAAACTCAAGCTTAATGATGCCGTAATCGGCGGCCACCGGTTTGGACTGGGTATTTTCACCGCAATTGCGGCGCTGCGGGAAAGGTTAAGGCTGCCCATAAATGTCATCAGAGTTTACTTTAAAACCTTCCATAACCTGAAACTGTCAGAAGGAGAAATTGTGGGAATCTTACACCGGGTATCAAATTTAACCAAACCGGCATATGACGAAACGCTCAATTCAATCAAGCTGTCGCGTTTCATCTGCGCGGACGAAACCGGCTTTCGTGAAAACGGCGCCAATGGATATCTGTGGAATTTTGCCAGCCAAAACAAACAGATAATTCTGTACCGGAAATCCCGGGGGAGTAAAGTTGTCGCCGAAATCTTAGGGGAAGAAGGCCGGGATTATCAAGGCGTAATCGTGTCTGATTTTTACTCTGCCTACAATGAGTTCTTGGGATTTCACCAAAGATGCTGGGCGCATTACTTAAGAGATATCGACAAACTTAAAAAAGAGTTTCCCAGACATCCGCCTTTGAATAATTGGGCCAAGAAAGTTAAGACTGTCTATCATCAGGCTAAAAGCTGGGTCGGCCCCGATGCGAATCTGCCGCTGGGACTGCAAGCCCAAGAAAGGATCAAAGAAGAAGCCTACTTTAAAGAAAAACTCCTGGAGATATGCGAACCCTATTTAACCAAACAAGCGCCAATGAGTACCCTTTGCGGCCGAGCCGTCAAATTCCTGCCGGAACTTTTTACCTTTGTGAGATTCCCCGGCATTCCCTCGACCAACAATCTGGCCGAAAGAACCTTAAGACATTTGGTCGTCCAAAGAAAAATATTTGGCGGAACCAGATCTCCCCGGGGCAGTGAAACTAAGGCAATTTTGGGATCGCTTTTTGGGACTTGGAATCTCCAAAACCTTAATCCATTGCGGGAAATGAGACTCCTTCTTGCTCGGGCACCGTGTCAGGAAGTCTGAATAGTTACGCGAGTTGACAAACGAACACAAAGAGGTAACATTGGTATTGAGCTCAAGTAACCGTGAAGTTTTTTGATGGCCGTCTTGGACAACCTTCACGGGTTGAGCTCACCAGGGCGGCCGTTGAAGTAACGAAGAGGTGTCAAGTAGAAAATAATTTTGTGCATTTTTTCGGCCTGATTGGAAAATAAAATTGTGCACTTTTTGGTAAAAAAACTCATTGTCAATTATTGTCGGCTGCCGGCCGCCGGTGTTGGAACCGATAGCTTTCTCCCTTGATAATTATCGGGTGGCAGTGGTGCATCAACCGATCCAAGATGGCCGCGGTTAAGGTTTTATCAATGAACACCTTGTCCCAATCTTGGATGTTCCGATTGCTGGTAATGATAATAGAGCCCTTCTCATACCGGCCGGAGACAATCTCGAAGAAATCTTCAACCGTGGTTTCAGCCATACTCCGGTAGCCCAGCTCATCCAGAATTAACAAATCCGGCTTGAGGTAAGTTGTGATCTTTCTCCGGTAGCTGTAGTCGGCTTTGCTTTGCTGGAGTTGATTGATCATCTCCCAGACCGTGGTGAACAAGACCGTCCCGCCGCGTCCCAGCGTCTCTAAAGCCAAGGCTACCGCCAAATGGGTTTTACCGGTGCCCGGCTGGCCGATAAGCAGAACATTGGCTTTCCTATCCACGAATATTCCGGTGGCCAACTCCAGGATGTCTTTCTTTTTGATTGAGGGTTGAAAAGAGAAGTCAAAGTCCTCAATCCCTTTTTCAAACGGCAGTCTGGCATTTCGGTACAGCCGCCGTCTTCGATTATCGCTCCGCTGATTGGCTTCATCCTCAAGCAATAAAGACAAAAACTCACCATAGCCGGGATCGTCCTCTTGGGCCTGCTTCAGCCTGACTGACAATGTTTTACCAATGCCGGAGAGATAGAATTGCTTCAGCCGCTGCCTAATGGTTACCTCCAGCTGCGGCTTCATTCCAGGGCGTAATAGCTTGGGCTTCTGGCCAAACTATCCTCCGTGTCAGCGCCGGTTATCTTTATCGGCAGTTTCGGCTCCGGTTCCAACCGGTACCATCGGTTAACCAGGATATTCCTGATTGCGGTCAGATCCGTAACCTGGTAATGCCACGCCCGAGCCAGACTTAACTCGACTGCCTCCGGCCCATACTCCCGCGCCAGCCCGAGTATTCCCCGGGCTGTTCGCCCCCAATAGCTGTCTTTGACGATTAACAATCGCTGAAAGTATTGGTGAGTCTGGCGGCCGATTTCCGCCATCTTTTCTTCCCAGCGGGCTTGGTACTCGGTTTGCGAGTAGCTTTTGTAGTCCGGCAGATGGGCTCGGACGGTAACATACTCTCCCTGTCCGGACGAAAGCCGGTGGAGGCCGACTTGGTCTCCTTGGTAGATTATCCGCACCAGACTTCGGTTGTATCTAACGGTCACTTCTTTGCCCACCAGCCGGCCGGGCACCGAATAGTAGTTGTTTTCAAACTGAATATGGCAGTTGGCGGCTACCAGGCGGACTCCCCTTTGGAAAAAGGCAAACTCTTCCTCCGGCAGAGATTGCAAACTCTGCTTTTCCTCCAATTCCCAAACCTGCCGGGGTATCTTCTTGGTGGTACCGTGGATTCTGGAGTTGGCGTAGTTTGTCATCCAGCCCTTAAGCTGCTTGGTTAAATCATGGTGGTCTTGAAACCGGCGGCCGTTGAGAAAGTTGTTTTTCAGGTACTTGATTCCGGCCTCAACTTTACCTTTCTGTTCCGGATGACAGGGGGTACAGGGAATGATCACCGTCCCGTAATGATGGGCAAATTCCAAAAAGTCTTGGTTGTACTCCAGTTGGTAATGGAGATTCTTAAGGATGGCTGTCTTCATATTGTCCACTTTTAGCCTTTCCGGGACTCCGCCGAAGGACTCGAATGCCAACGTCAAACATTTAACCAGGGTATCCAGCTTTTGGTCATAAGCCACCGCCCAGTATCCTAAGCGGGAAAACCCGAGGATTACTGCCAGTCCCCAGGTTTTCACCAGTCTGCCTTCGGGCCCGGGCAGCATCCCCAGGTAACCAAAGTCGACCTCGGCCTCTTCTCCGGGTGCTGTTGTCTGGACTCCGTAAGCGGTCGGTTGTTTGGGCAGCTGCTTCTGGATGTATTTGCATAGGTTATCGTAGCTTTTCTCCATCCGGTACTCCTGTGCCAGCAGCTCGTGGATGCGCCGCCGGGTTACTTTTTGATCCAACCAGGTTTTAATCTGATCTGCGCAGCCGTCAAAACAAGAGGGCTTGTTGCGGGTCTGTTTTTCCACCGGCTGTTTCCGGTTAAGGACATTCCTGACGGTATTGCGGTGGCAGCCGAGCTGTTCGGCTATCCGGATTTTCTGCTCGCCTTGCTTTACCAATGTTTTAATAGTGATTTGTTGGTACATGGTTAGCATCTTGATCTAAAGTGTTTCTCACCTCCCTTCCGGACTTGATTCGTCCTTTGGGACGTTGAGCGTCCAACTAAGATCTTATCTTGTGCACAAAATTATTTTCCAATCGTGCACATTTTAATACTATGCTTAACATGAGAAGTATCTGATACTTCTCATGCTTTCGGTGGGCGATGTGTAATGGAGGTGTAACGGTAATTAACTATCGGCGATCGCAAGTCAATAGTTACGGTAGTCGGAAACGAAAGGATCTGATCCTTTCGCTTGTTATGGGGCGACTTCACGCCAGTCGGTCAAAGCGTCGGACAGCTGGTCGGGCCAGTTGAGGAG
>Ga0075808_116_pt1 | contig 5842 bp, 7 predicted proteins | sample RifGroC2_FD_68268 | JGI IMG/M metagenome (GOLD analysis project Ga0075808, IMG submission 68268) | Microgenomates (Collierbacteria) bacterium GW2011_GWC2_44_13
AAATATTTTACGAAAGAGTACGAAATTTAATATTTAATATATTTGAGGGGAGGTGTTCTCGCATACTATGCCAATAATAAAATCAGCAATAAAAAAAGTCAGAAAAGACAAAAAAAGAACAAAAGTAAACAACGCCTACGTCAAAGCCTATCAAGCAACTTTAAAAAAGATCAGAAAAGGAGGCTCAAACGTAAAAAAATTAATTAATTTGTTTTATTCCCAGATCGATAAAGCAGTCAAGCACCATGTAATTCATAAAAATAAAGCACTAAGGTTAAAATCCAGGGTCGGTCGAAAATTAGCCGCCAAAAAGAAATGAGATACAAAATAAATTTGCTTGAAAAAAAAGATCCCAGCTTGTTGGATAGATTTATTTTTTTTGGTCTTAATTATTTACGATACATCATAGTTATCACTCAATTGGTTGTGATAGGCGTCTTTTTTTATAGGTTCCAGATCGATCAAAGGATCATTGATCTAAAGGAGGGGGTTGAGCAGAAAAAAGAGATAGTTAAAATCGTTTTGCCTCTTTTGAATGAAGTAGCCAAAATTGACAAAAAGACTTTGATCATTGATGAGATCATTGTAAAACAAAAAGATTTTAATGAAATGTTAAATTATTTTATCGCCATGTTTCCCGAGACGATCATATTATCTAACATGGAAATAAAGGGTGGGTCTATAAAAATTTCCGGTGACGCGGCAAACGCTCAACATTTACAAACTTTCTATACATTGTTAAAAAGGGACAATAAATTTAAATCGGTCAGTTTGCAAAATATAAAAAAGACCGAAACGGGTTACAATTTTATAATGTTTTTAGAAAAATTTACCAATATCTAAATATCATGGACTTAAAGATTACACTAAAATCAGTTTTTGAAAATAAAAGTGGTGAATATATTTTTGTTGTGTTTTTTCTCCTTATTTTTTCTGTTTTTATTATGTTTGCGATAAAACCTTCTTTGATGACAGCATATTCATTAAAAAAGGAAGAGCTGGACTTAACAAAAATTGACAAGGTTTATGAAGAAAAAATAATGAGCATTAGTTTGATCCAATCTCAAATGGAGGAGAATAGAGACAACCTACCCTTGCTTAATCAATCGATTTCAGAGCAGCCCGAAGTAAATAAAATAGTTGAAGACATAAAAAAAATTGCCGACAAAAATTTTCTTACGATCAATAAGGCAAGCATAGTTGATATCAACCTTTCTCAAACCAACCAGGAAAAACAGGATATAAAATTAAAGATGGAAGCGACCGTCAGCTTTGAAAATTTAAAGAGATTTATAACTGATATGTTATCCCAGAGGAGACTAAAGTCGATCGACACCTTGACCATTAGTCGCGATAAGGAAACAAGCGGTTCCGGCGAACTGAAAGTTAATTTAATAATTGACGGATATTTTTTATGAAAAAGAAGGAAGTGCTGTTGCTTTCCATTGGAGTATTTTTGACGGTTATTTATTGGTTGATAGCCGATATTTATCATGCTTCAACTGAAGATAAAATAAAATCAAAGATAACTTTGCCGCAAGTAAGACAATATAAGATCAGCAAGGATCTTTTGGAGACATTAAAAAATAAAACAGAATAACTATGATCTATTCAGACCTATATTTAAATAAAGGTAATAAATTGCCAACGATGATCGGTTTTTTATTTGTCATTTTGATCACGGTCCTTTTTTCAAAGTTATTTTTTGGTTTGACCGGAACGTCAAAAGCTTCCTTAAAAGTTGCCAAAAGAGTTGAAATAGTCAATTTATCACCGACCCAGGCGAGTATTTTTTGGCAAACAGACAAACAAGAATCAGGCTGGGTCATCTATGGAGAAACGGAAAACAAAGAAAATAAAATTGTTCTGGACGAAAAGGACTCAAATAATTTAGGTGAACAAAAAGGTAGATATGTGACACATTTGGCTACATTGAAAGAACTTATGCCTGATAAAAAATATTTTTTTAAGATAATAACCGACGATAATCAGATCATTGTTCAGCCAAATGGGAGCTCTTTTAGTTTTTCCACCCCCCAGAACAACGCGGGGAGCCTGCAGAATATTAGTCCGGCCTTTGGTAAGATCTTACAATCAAATTCGGTTGATCCTTTGATTAACTCTTATATTATTTTAAGCATCAAAGACGGTTTTTCACTGTTAACCAAGATAAAATCGGAAGGTGACGGAAGTTGGTTGATACCGTTAAATCAAATATATTCAAAAGACAGTAAAAATACTTTGACAATATCTGAAAAAGATAAAATAATCATTGAAATTATTACGGATGAGGGTGAAAGCCTCACGATCACCACCGTCAAATCTAAGATCTCCCCCCTGCCTCAAACGATCGTTTTTGTTGCAAACAAGAACTATTCTTTTATTGAAGAAGACAATGTCCTGTCAGCATCTACAAATTCAGACACAACAACCTCCGGACAAACGGAAATCCTTTATCCAAAAGAAGGCTCCTTGATCCCGGGAAGCATCCCTTTGATAAAGGGAACCGCTTTACCGTTAACAAAGCTAGAAATTATCGTTAATTCTAAAAAAACTTTCTCCGCCGTGACAACAAGCGATAATAAAGGCAACTGGAGCTATCTGCTTCCGGAAGATCTGGAATTGGGACCCCATACGGTCGTCATAAAAACTAAAGATAAAGATGGAAAGGAAATAACGGTAACAAGAAAATTTACCATTATTGCCCAGCAAGGAAATGAGGGGAGGGTTTTAGGAACCGCAAGCGGCGAACCGACTATCATATTTACCCCTACACCATCTCCTACGATAAAGATCAACAGTTCTCCTATTCCAACGGTTCCAACGAATATTACATCGACACCACCGGTCAGCGGAAGTAATTTTCTTGGAACAATTTTTGGAAGCATATCGTTAATTATCATTGGCGGGGGAATTCTTCTTGCTTTCTGAGTGAGTTATTCGTTAAAATGATTTTATGGATGTTTTTGGCTTCTTATCTTATATTAACAAAGTAAGTCTGTTTGCTTTTTTCGTGACAACCCTGGTGGTTGCTTATCAAGTTTATAATTTAAAAAAGGAAAGATCTAAAGAACAGACGCCGGTCATTCCGGATTTTAAAGAAAACAGTGATTTTGGTATCGCTGCCAATTTTACCAGTCTTCCCAGCTCCCTGACCAAAAAAGAGCTTAAGGCGGTCAACTATTCGAAGCTGGTTTTTTTGGTCATTTCTTTATTGACGATCATTATTGTTGTCTTTGTTGTATCTTTGATCAAAAAAAATAGCCCTGTTCCAAATCAGGCATTAAATAATCAGACTGCGGTGACGGTTACTCCAGGAACAACGGCCATGGGAGATGTTGATGAAAAAAATAATTTAACCCCGACCCCGACGGGTACGGTCCCAACCGGTATATTGCCTTCAGAAATAGTTCCGACGGACATAACCCCTGCTGTTGATTCTCAACTGACGGTTGAACCAACAGAGATTATTCTGGCAAAAAGTCCCAGCTCGACACCAACAACCAAACCCGGATCGGTAACCGAGGTAGTTAACAAACCAGAGGTGCTGCCGGAAACAGGTAGCTGGGAAAAAGGATTTCTCATTATCGGGGTGGCTATCTCAACGATCTTATTCTCCTTTTTTCTTTAATCGCTCACAATCGTCTTTTTCATTCAACCGGCAATCAATATATTTATGGACGAGTCCAATGTCATCATTGACCGGGGTCAAAACCCAAAGCCCATCATATCGATCAAGGTTAGTTATGGGATTTATAAAAAAGTCTTCTGAAAGAACGATCTTTTCCTGTTTAAAACCCTTTTTAAGTACGATATTTTTTAAGATGATCGCCAATTGTTGATTATCGATATCCCTTTTAACTAATCTGTCCATCAGTTCATAAAATTTTTTGTACTGTTCCAAGTCGAGTTTTTTCACAAAGGAAATCAATTTATTTTTGATAGCATCCATTGCCTTCTGTTGTCTTTTTTCCCGGGCAAAATCGGTTCCCTCGGACCCCTCAGCGTGACGGGAGCGGACAAAGTTTAAAGCGGTTTGGCCATCCATCAAAATGATCCCTTTGGTAAAAGAAACTGTCTTATAACGGCATTTGTATTCCTGATCATCTCCTCCCCCGCAAAGATCATTTTCCTTTCCGGAAATCGGGAACTCTTTATCAACAAAAGAATTTTCCACGTTTACCTCAACCCCGCCGAGAAAATCGATCAACTCTTCAAACTGGTCGAAATTGATGGCGGCTCCGTAGTGGATAGGTTGTCCAATAATAGTTTCAACCTCGGCCTTGGCCAAAATAAATCCGGCCCCCTTTTTTTTAGCCTCGCCGTATGCATAGGCGGAATTTATTTTGTCCTGTAAAGCTTCGCTCCAGACATCGCGGGGAATGGAGATGGTCGCCAAATGATTACCTTTCAGATCATAACTGACGACGACGATCGAGTCGGAAAGATTGGGTCCTTCATGATCGGCTCCCGCAATGCCCAAAAAAAGGATATTGACGCGATCGTTATATTTTTTTAGGCCGTCCAGGGAAAGCAAGGTCTTGATCGGGGAGACGTGAAGGGTTTTGGTGACGAATAGATAATAAGGGCGGATGATAATTGTGAGAGTTATTACAATGATTATTGTAATAATAGTTATTTTGGTTTTGAAAGTCATATTAACTAATTCTCATTTTGAATTTTTCATTTTTCAATCAAATCTAATTTTTCATTTTGAAAATTTAAACATTGAAAATTCAATGTAAATTGAAAACTGAAAATTGAAAATTAAATCCTCTATAATTATACTTCATGGACTCAGATATTCTTAAACATCTAAACACCAAACAAAAAGAATCGGTGGTCAATTATGGCGGACCGACGGTCATTTTAGCCGGGGCCGGATCGGGCAAGACCCGCGTCCTCGTTTCCAAAGTCATTTACCTGATCAAAGAAAAAAACATCAGCCCCGCCTCAATTGTCATGATGACATTCACCAATAAAGCGGCGGCTGAGATGAAGGAAAGGATCAGCCGGCAGCTGGGGGGAATGGTTAAATTAGGGTATGTTGGGACCTACCATTCCTTCTGTGTTCGGGTCCTAAGGATCTTTTGGGAGCCGGCCGGGTTGGACCGCAATTTTATCATCTATGATGATGACGACCAGAAGTCACTGATCAAGCAGATCATCCAGGAAAAAAAACTTGAAAAGAAGACTCCGGGATATTTTTTATACTACATTTCCCTGGCCAAAAACCAGATGATCAGACCGGAAAAGTTCCTGGAAAATTTTAAATTCCATCAATCGGCCCTGGTTGCCGATGTTTACTATCATTACCAGAAAAGGCTGGAGAAGAACAGGGGAGTTGATTTTGATGACCTGCTTATTAAGGCCGTTTATCTTTTACAGAAAAAAGATGACGTTCTGGACTATTATCACAACAAATATAAATATTTTCTGGTTGACGAATTTCAGGATACCAACTATGTTCAGTATCTGTTGACCAAATTACTGGCGGAAAGATCAAAAAATATTACCGTCGTCGGCGATTTTTCCCAAAGCATCTATTCCTGGCGGGGAGCCGATATCACTAACCTTAAAAAGTTTGAATCTGACTTTAAGGGAACCAAGACCTTTTATTTGGAGGAAAACTACCGGTCGACCCAGAATATTCTCGATTTTGCCTACAGCGTCATCTCCAAAAATTCCACCCACCCGTTTGTATCAGGCGGACAACGAGCAGGCCGAAGCGGTCTATGCGGCCGAAGAGATTGTCCGTCTCAATAACGGGGCCAGTCTAAGCGATCCGCCGACCTTCGCCATCCTTTACCGGACCAATGCCCAGTCAAGAGTTCTTGAAGAA